>Ga0155477_137_pt1 | contig 17099 bp, 24 predicted proteins | sample RifCSPhighO2_12_FD_107135 | JGI IMG/M metagenome (GOLD analysis project Ga0155477, IMG submission 107135) | Candidatus Giovannonibacteria bacterium RIFCSPHIGHO2_12_FULL_44_42
CCCTGCCTCGGTCCAAGTTGTGTTCCCTGTGATGTTGGCAGTAACGGTGGTAGCGCCGTGCGCCGGGGCGGCTAAAACAAAAAAACCGAAGAGGAATATTTTAAATAGGTGCAACGCCATGAAAAATCCATAGCAACAGGACGGTTTTCGGTCAATCGTTTACTTTTTGCGGAAAATCGGTGTAGTTTTTGTTTATTTACTTCAAAGCGCCATAATGCAAAAATACATTCATGGCAACTTTAGCGGAAAACAGAAAAGTCAGGTTCGATTTCGAGATGCTCGAAAACTACGAGGCGGGCATCGAGCTTTTGGGTTTGGAAGTAAAATCGATCAAAGCCCACAGGATGTCCTTGGATGGCTCTTATGTGTTCCCGATGCGCGGAGAATTTTGGCTGGTCGGAGCGAACATCGCGCCATACCAGCCAAACAACACGCCAAAGGATTACAACCAGATGAGGGAAAGAAAATTGCTATTGAATAAAAAAGAGATAAATTATTTATTGGGAAAAGTCGCTCAGCGCGGGTTGACAATACTGCCTGTTCGGGTGTATACTAAAGGTACAATCGTGAAGCTCGAAATAGCCGTTGCGCGGAAATTCAAAAAACACGACAAGCGCGAAAGGATTAAGGAGCGGGAGGACGCTAGAAAGATCGAGAGAACTTTGAAAGAAATTTGATAAAAAAACCGAAAATAACGCTTTACGAGGGCGAATATTTTTCGAGACCTTGCGAGCTCGACGGAGCGAGCACGAGGAATTTTCTAGCAAGAAAATATCCGTGTCTTGAAAAATGTTGCGCTGAGTAAAGGGTTTCGGTTTTGCTAATAATGGGAGTGATCGGCCTCGAGGACTTGTACGCGGCCACGCGCTCAGGCAGAGTATGCAAGGTTTGCTCTTAAATCTTTCTTTGCAACTGATAAGTGCAAACTTATTCAACCGAGTTGTTCAGGCTTTTCGCCCGATGCAACTCGCAACTTCCTACGCTTAACGCATAGGACATCCGAACATTTGATTCTCGCTGGAATGTAAGGGTGTAATATTAGCGAGGCGATGTTTTGTAAGCCCGACTTAACATTCGAATATGGGCAAAAGTCCAAGTCCACGCCAGTAGGCGGGACGAGGCAACTAAGCCTGTCAACCGCCGGCCTCAAACATATCCGACCCGGGTTCGATTCCCGGCACTTCCACTAGCTGGGACTTGGGAGCGTCATTTAGCTCAAAAACCCTTAAGGGCAAAGCTAAAATGGCGGTTTCAAATCCTTTTTCCCTGTCATAGACCAATTTTTCGGCAAAGACTAGTTTCAACACTAATCTTTTGTCGTTAATATCGCCTCTATCCCATTTAAAATAAGGGTTTTTTAGCATTTCAAATACTTTATCTAAAGCGGTTTCAAAATCTATCTTTGGAATAGCGGCACTAACAAGCCTTTCTTGTAATAGTTCTTGTTTATTGGTTAATTCCGTGAGCCTACTTTCATAAGTAGTAACAATTTTATCATTTTGGGTTTTTGTAATTCTTCCTAAAATATTGTCTTGTTCTATTTTGTTGAGCTCCAGCTCGGCTTCGAGTTGCTTATGAGTTTCAGATAACTCGCTTATCTTTTTATTCCAAACATCTAAGAATATTGTTTTAGTGAGCCGTAATACTTGTGAGCTGGGTTTAATTTTTTTTAAAATTTCTTCAAAACGAGTTTCGATTAGAATTTTCTTAATACTTCTGTTGCGTTCACTACAAACGATTGTATTGCAGCGATAATAAGGAAATTTTCCATTTCTACCTTTGCTCCAGCTTGCGGTAAGTGGCCTATGACATGCCACACAGTCAATGAAACCCCTTAATGGGAAATCGTTGCGTATATCTTTTCTCGCCTTAAACCTGACTTTCCCATTCAAACGATCTTGTATTTTTTCAAAAGTTTCTAGAGATATTAAAGCTATATGGTGTCCTTTTCTCCGAGATACATCCCATTCCGGACGCTCAATATATCCAGCATAAGCAACTCGTTCAAGCATACTCCGAACGGCATTTAAACTCGGCACGCATTTCTTGCCGTGTTTTATAGAATAATAATTTTTCTTTTTTAAAAAGTTTAATACTTCGATTTGTTCTTGGAATCTTCCACTCGCATATCCTTCTAGGGCTTTCCGAACGATAGCAGCCTGTGGCTCAATTGGCGTTAATAATTTCCCATGTGTTGGGTCTTTAGTCATTTGATAGCCCGGAGGGGCATAATTTACCCAATAACCCCTTTCTAGGCGTGCTTTCTGCTTCTGAATGACCTGCGAGCGATTTTGTAGCCTTTCAAGCTCTCCGGCTGCAGCCATGACTATTTCAGCAAATCTTCCGGCTGGCGATTCATCGAAATTAAAATTCAGACACTCAGGCTTAAGATTCAACGCTTTAAATGTGCTTCTTAATTTCAAGTGAAATTCTGTGTCTCTAGCAAATCTCTTTAAGTCATCAAAAATAACAATATATCCAGCAATAAGATTTTTTTCAGCATAATGCAAAAGATCTACCATTGCTGGACGCTTCAAAAAATCACCGCCACCTGAAAAACTATCCCTAAAGACCCTCTCAATTTTATAGCCTTTTTGAATGGCGTATTCGGTGCATCGATGCTCTTGGCTTTCTAGGCCATGTCCTTCGGTTTTTTGCTGAACGGAAGACACTCTGCAATATATCAAAGCCTTTTGCATATTATTTGGTTTTAGCTTTGTTAAGCATTGCATTAAATTCTTTTTTGCCAATTCTAAATTCTTTGCCAAACTTATATGCCTTTAATTTTCCTGCTTTAATATAGCGGTAAATTGTCATAATATTTACCCTTAACAAATTGGATAGCTCTTGTGCCGTATAAAACTCTCTATTTTTCATGACTTTATTATACTTTACAATGCTTTACATTGCAACAGCCTATTAATGCCTTAATTCCTTATCCAGCACTTGTTCGATAATCGAATATAATACATCCCTCAGCTGCTCTATCTGCTCATCTGATAGTTCTAAGCCTTTTAAATGTTGTCTACACTCTTCAATACTAAGCATTTTGGTCTCATTTATTCTGGCCGAACAGTCTTTTCTCCAGATCCTCTATTGTGTTCTCCAAGCCTCCGACTTCTCTAGCCCGGATAATAATGTTAGCTAAAAAACCTATACAGTTGGCTTTTTGGTGCGTTATAGGTTCAGTTCTTATGCGGTTAATAGTGTCTTCCAGCAACCCCACAACATCAGAAAAAGATTGAATTTTTAGGGGCTCTAGTTGCACAGGATCTTTTCTTGGTTTTGATGCCAATCCACCCTTAAGAACGGCCTTTTCTTTTTCTTCTTGGGTGGCCGGATTATGAGTAAAGCAATAAACAAAACCATCCATTGAGTTGGCTCCACATTGTAATCCGTCTGGTTTTATAAATTCACATTGCATAAGGTTTTGCTTATAGGGGGGGTGGTATAAAAATTTGTAATCAATTAAAAATAGGGCTCACGAGTAAGAAAGCCCTATTTTTATTACTCGTGATAAAACAAAAAAGGAAGCCTATTGCTTCCTTAATTGCTTAAATGACCCACACAGATAAAAGCACAAAGGAACGCAATAAGCGTTCTTTATGATTTAATCTCCGTGGGCATATCTTTCCTCCTAGTCCAAAAGATCACGTTATCCCTTTGATTAAATATTGAAACCGGATTTAGTAAGTTACAGGTTACTTTTGCTTTGAAACTGCTTTAGGTAATTTCTCACTAAAACCAACTTTATTTTAAATTTTGCTATTCTCAGCTTAGATTTAGAATCGAATTTTATCAATAGCATACACATTAATAGATTGTGGATAAAGTTTTTTTTTGTTAAGCTTTAATAACAATTTAATAGAGCCTAAACCGTATAGAAATATGCGGCATGGCGATAAAACCGATCAGGGATATTAAGCTCCTAGTCCAGAGCACCCTGATCGGTCGTATTCCGAAAGGAATATGGGTGGCGTAAGCCATCGCTGGCTGGGAGCTTTGTGTTTTCCATCCGGCAATTTTAAAAATTATAAAGACATGAAAATTGACACCTCAGCAGAGGGCAATCGTAAATCCATTATCAGCGTGATAACCGTAATAGCAATTATAGTATCAATAAATTTTTTTGATTTGGGGTTGGTGGGCGGTGCCGTTGTGGGAGCTGTTTTTGGCGGTATAACCTATTTTGTAACAAAAAAATAACTCGTATGTATATCCCGACATCTGTAATCGTTTTGCTTATTTTTGTTTGGTTATATTTCAAATCTACAAATGCAGAAAAAAGTGATTTTTGGGAAGGGATAAAAAACTTGGGTTTTATTGCCCAAATTATAGGTGCTATTTTATTATTTTTATCCGTGCCACTAGCCATATATTTTTTATTCATTGGTGAACAATTAGCGGCATTTGTAACTATTTTACCTATTATGATTTTTGGGGGAGTTTCCGGATACAAAGAAGATAAAAGAAAATAATAACTATTTTCTAAATAACAAATTCCAAAATATCCTAAATCAGATAGTTGGTAAGGGTTTCATTAACATCATTTGCCTACAATGGAGCTTTAAATTCTATTATTTAAGGCTATTTCTCGGTTTTTTAGCACCTCCCCCCATTCCAAAAAGTAGCTTTCAATCTGATTCCAAGAATTTTTCACCATGTCCACAAATTAAAAAACACGGCAGTAGAAGGTCGTGTTTTTTAATTTGTTTTGTGATGTAACCGGGAATCGAAGCCCGGAGCATGATGGTGCGAGGGCGGGCTGTCCGATTTTTCAGCAGAAAAATACGGATAGCCGATTCCCGATTAACTCGTGACCGATTCCGTGCATAAAATATTTGTGACCGATTCCCAGCATAAATTAGAAAAAAGAATGATGTTATGATATTCTAAAGCCATTATTTTCATTATGGTATCTAAAAAAATACAAAAAAATAAAGGTGTAATAATTTACCAGGCAAAAAGCGGAGCGATTGAGCTCCGGGGCGATTTTACGCGCGAAACCATTTGGGCCTCGCAAACGCAGATTGCTGATGCTTTTGAGGTTAATATATCAACGATCAACGAACATATTCAAAATATTCTTAAGACTAACGAGTTGCACGAAAATGCAACTATTCGGAATTTCCGAATAGTTCAAAAAGAAGGAAAAAGAGAGGTAATGAGAGACGTAAAGCATTATAACCTCGATATGATTTTATCCGTAGGTTATAGGGTTAATAGCAAAAAGGCGACACTTTTTCGCCAATGGGCCACAAAGACTCTGCGGAATTATATTGTGGACGGCTTTGCTGTAAATAAAAACCGTATCGCAAAAAATTATGCGCAGTTTTTGAGCGTGGTTGATGATATTAAAAAATTATTGCCGCAAGGCTCATCAGTCAATCCGAAAGATGCAATTGAACTTATTTCTCTTTTTGCAGACACCTGGCTTTCCCTCGACGCGTATGATAGAGAGCTTTTGCCAAAAAGAAAACTAACCAAAAAGAAAGTTAGCCTTACTTCTGAAACAATATCAAAAGACTTGGTTGAGCTTCGCAACGTTCTTATTAAAAAAGGCGAAGCGACAGATATATTTGGGAGAGAAAGGCATGCGAGTGCTGTGGCCGGCATTGTGGGAAATGTAATGCAGACTTTCGGCGGTAGCGAATTGTACCCGACCATAGAAGAAAAAGCCGCTCACCTGCTTTATTTTATGGTAAAAAATCACCCATTTACAGACGGCAACAAACGTTCGGGTGCTTTTGCATTTGTTTGGTTTTTAAAACAGGCAGACGTGCTCGATGTTCACAAATTGACCCCTCAGGCACTAACCGCACTTGCCGTGCTTGTGGCCGAGAGTAATCCAAGCCACAAGGAAAAAACCATTAAGCTTATATTGAATCTCATTTCAAAAAACAATTAGTTAATTATTTTTTACTAACTCGTGACCGAATCCGGGCACTGTAATTGCGAGAGGCGATTCCTAAGCACTTCTTTACGAGACTAAAGAGCCCCTAACCATTTTTCCCGTTAAAGCGGTAACTTTATGTGTTATATAATAAGGGAAAATGATATAATAAAAATATGGCTTTAAATAACAACTTATTTCTCATAAGCTACTTTTTCGTTTTTCAAAACTGTTGTAAACATCCTCTCTCGATTGACCGCCTGTTGCCCAAATCTCCGAAGATGCCAATAGCCAATAAGTTGCAATATTGCGTCGTTTCGGTATATTAGCAATATGGCTAAGTTAGTGAATCGGGTTGATTTTTCCGCAAAAATAAAGGAAAAAAAGCTGGGCATTTTTTCGGCAGCTAATATATGCGCTATATTCGGCGTCTCCCCAGTTGCCGCAACTTTCTTATTGCACCGCTATAACAAACGAGGTATTGTTGTCCGCATCAAGCAAGGACTATACGCTCTTCATGATATAGTGCCGTCATTACCCGACCCATATATCGCTGGAAGGCTCTATGCCCCATCATATGTCTCTCGGGAATTTGCGCTCTCTTATCACCGCATTATTCCTGAGACGGTATATGAGATAACATCAGTTACAACAAAGGCGACTCGCCGATTTGAAAAACTCGGTAAAGTATATTCATATCGACATATTAAGCGAGCGGCATTCACTGGTTACAAGACAGAGAGGATGGATAGATTTAGTTTCCTCGTCGCCGATCCTGAAAAAGCATTTGTTGATACGCTCTACTATCGCATCCTTTCGGGCCAGAAACCTATTAATCGTTTTGATAAAAGTAAAATTATTAAAGAAAGGGCATTTAGATATGCTGAACTTTTTAAAAATCAAAAACTCGCCGGTATTCTAAAGCGAACACTAAAATGATTACAAACGAAACAATCAACGAGCTAGCTCGCCGGTATCAAACGAGTGCATTCCCAAATATTGTACGAGAGTATATTCAGCATCTTTTCCTCGCCTCGCTCTATGTGCTCCCGGGAGCGGAAAATCTTCTTTTCAAAGGAGGAACAGCTTTACGTATAGTATACGGCAGCCCGCGTTTTTCCGAAGATCTGGACTTCTCGCTTTTTCGCATCCCACCGCGAGATACGAAGCAGTTTGCGGAAGGCCTTCTCATAAAAGTACTCACAGAAATTGAGCGTTCAGGCATAAAAACAGATTTACATGAAAAATCTCGCCCTACTGATGGAGGTTATTTTGGAGCTGCAAATTTTTCTGTAGATCAATTTCCACCAGCAAGCGTAGAAATCAACGTATCAGCCCGCAATGGTAAAAATCTTATAGGCGAAGTAGACAGTGTGGCGAATGAGTTTGTGCCTACTTACACATTGTTCCACTTGCCTCAAGATTATATTGTTGAGGAAAAGGTATTTGGCGCTCTTCTTGAACGCAAGAAACCACGCGATTTTTACGACCTGTATTTCATGATGCGCAAAGGAATGGTATCGCCGGGCAATCGAGCGCGGCTCGCCGACTATACAGAGAAAATTCTTACAGATGCGCGGCAAATAAATTTCGATGCCGAGCTAGGCGCGTTTCTTCCGGCTAGCCAACATATGATAATACGCAATTTCCCACAAACGCTTGAACAAGAAATGCATCGCCAAATATCAATTTCCTGACCTTGCCAGAAATGTCGATTAAGCTATAACTAGCGTGCGCGTATTTCGAAACGCGAGCACTGCTTGTTTTGCATTAAATAAAAACGATTGTTATTCTTATTGAAGAGCCGATAAATATCTCTTAGGAAAGGAGGGCTGTATTATGAGTAAGGGCCTGATGTACAAAGAAGCACTGGAAAGAATTGCAAAAAACATGGGCATTTCACCCGGTGAAGCGGAAAATCGCATTAAAGCTGTGCGAGAAAGTTTGTCTGATAAGACGTCTGATTGTCTTTCTCCTAACGAATGGCAAAGCTGGCGGAATTATGCATTACCCGGAAACAGGCGGCGGCATTTGGCAGCATGCGCATTTTGCACAAAAGTAAGCGCCGTACTGATAAGGTAATATGCCGCGGAACTAAAAAAAATAGAACCAGTTAAAAAGAGGTCAACAACCTCTTTTTTCTTATTCCTATATTGTTTCTTACCTATAATCCTTAAATTGTTCGAGTTCCGCCATTTTCGGCAGAAGCATTTTAACGGCGCGGTTCCGCGCGATATTCCATGATGGCCATTTTATCGTATAGGGATCCGGTTTGCCGCGAAGATAAAGTTCTCTTCCAAGATAATTCCTGATTTCCCGGTCGTTTGTGTTCATCGCCCAGATTAGCTCGGGCATGGCGTCGTCCGAGAGACTGCTAAGGTACAGGGCATCCAATTTTCCCGTGTCCTCATACCGTTCCAGATTGCGGCGGGCGATGAAAGCGTCCGGATTGAGCATGTTCATGCCGAAGACAAACAAGTTGATAGCGACAAAAACGCCGTATGCGAAAGAATTTTCTCCGCCGCCTGCCTGACCGGCAGGCAGGTTCCGCAAGGTCTTCCAAGCGAGCAGGCAAAATACAACCGCAAGGAGAATAATGAAGGAATGGCTGAACAATCTCTGGACGGTAAATCCATATGCTTTTTCGTAAAGCGAAAGCCTGGAATACGCCGAGAACATAATAACCAGCACCTGAACTATTAGTGCCGAGCTCAAGAATTTGAACGCAGAGCTATGCCCACCGTTTTCCCCGGAAGAAAATTTATCCGCGAGAAGCAAAATGGCCAAAGAAATTAGCGCCACCGCGATAAGCTCAAAAAATCCGCGCCGCGCGTACTCGGCATAAGTGAACCCGGCCAAGATGATATTGCTTTCGCCTCCGAAAAAATAAGTAACCTGGATGATGATAAATAACAGAAACAGAACGTTTACGGACCCGAACAAAATGTAGCTTTCTATCTTGCCGAGGGCTCCTGCGGATTTTCCATTTTGAACTTCGGCATTTTTTTCCCTTTCCCTGAAAACATAGGAATAAGCGCCCGTGAATATCAGGAATACAACGAATATAAGAATAATTCTTGCTACCGTCTCTTCGCTTATTTCAATTGATACGAGGTTTGTAATATATTTTTCAAACACAAGATCGGCCGAGGAAAAAAGCAAAAGAAAAATAAAAAAGAAAGGGACTGTGATAAGGATGCCTTTTATTATGTGCGAAAAAATTTTTTCTTTTTGGGGGCGCCTGGCGGCAAGCTGTGAAAGTGTCCGCCAAAGCGGAGCCAAAAATTTGAATGGGAGAAACACAATCTTGAGGTAATCAAACATAAAAAACCCGGCGAGCCCGGGCCCAAAAGATACTTCGGCGATAAGCAGAAGCAATCCCAGTGAAGCGGCTATATTTAAAAGCATAAGCTCCGGGCTCGCCCGCGCTGCCGGCATCGCGCCAAAGAAAAATAACGGAGCCATGAGCCATAATGCTTCACGATTAAGTGACCTGCCTGAAAATTTTAAGATAAGGATGAGCCCGCCGATCGCAAAAAGAATAAAGACCAAAAAAGAGATGCCCGGCACCTTCTCAAAGAACAGATAGTTAAATAATATGCCTAGAAACAGGGAAAAACCGGTAATCATATAATTATTTAACGCACGCCGGGAGGTAAGGTTTTATGAAGGCCGGCAGCTTTATTTTTGTTTTAATTTGCCCGCCGGCCAAATCTCTGCTAAGATACTTTTATCCAAAAACTAAGACTAAACAATCAAATATCCGCCCGCGAGGTGCGGGTCATCGGCCCTGAAGGAGAGAACTTCGGAGTTTTGACCACGGAGGAAGCGCTAAGAAAAGCGAAAGAATCGGGTCTCGACTTGATCGAAATATCCCCAACTGCGAATCCGCCTGTCGCGAAAATAATGGACCGCGGCAAATATTTCTACGAACAGGAGAAAAAAAGAAAACTGGCGGCAAAAAAACAAAAAGATGTCGAGATAAAAAGCGTGCGCATCGGCATAGGAACGTCGCTCCACGACCTTGAACTGAAAGCGAGGCAGGCCGATGAATTTTTGACGGAAGGCAATAAGACAAAAATAGACTTGGCGCTGCGTGGACGCGAGAAATATTTGGACAGGAAGTTTTTGGAAGAACGTATAGAGCGGTTTTTGTCCATTATTTCACGCTCATTTGAGAGGGAGGATATCAAAAAGGGCCCAAGGGGTCTCTCACTTGTAATCGGGCCGAAGAAATGATAGATTACCAATTACGAATCACATACTAATATACGAATTCAGCATTAGTATATTCGTAACTTATTAGTAATTAGTATTATGACAAAAACAACCAAATCAATAACAAAAAGGTTCAGAATAACCAAAACCGGAAAAATCCTGCGAATGCCAGGAGGTATTAACCATTTTCAGGCGAAAAAATCGCGTCACAAACAGCTTTCCAACAAAGGCATGCGTCCTTTGGATAAACAGCAAAATATGCTGTTAAAGTCTTATCTTTACCATTGAGATGCCAATCTACAAATCTCATGCCAATCAACGAATCGCGAATGAGAAGAAAATTATTAGCAATTAGCATTATTTGCATTAAATTAGCATATTAGCATCATATGAGTAGAGTAAAAAGAGGAATAACTGCATTAAAAAGAAGAAGAAAAGTCCTTAGCCAAACTAAGGGTTTTCGCTGGCAGAGAAGCAAAAAGGAGCGTGCCGCGAAGGAAGCGCTTCTTCACGCCGGGCGCCACGCATTTCAGGATCGTAAAAAAAAGAAGGGAAATTTCCGCGCGCTCTGGAACATAAAGATAAACGCCGCTATCCGCCAGTTGGCGAACGAGAACGTGCGTTCTTATAGTCAATTTATCGACAAACTGAAAAAAGCCGGCATCGGCTTAAACAGAAAAGTTCTCGCGGAATTGGCCGAAGGACATTCTGACATTTTCAAGAAAGTTCTGGAAAGTGTTTAACGCCTCCGCCAAAAGACGGAAACGAAAAAAAATACGCCGGCGATAATGACAAAAACAGGGCCAGGGGCGAGGCCGTAAATTTTTGCCGCAAAAATTCCCAATATAGCGCCAAGAACCCCAAAAAAAGCAGATAACCGAATATATGACTTCATGCTCCACGCAATATTCCTTGCCGTAGCAGGCGGTATTATTACCAGTGAACCGATAAGGAGAACTCCAGTAAATTTTATGCCGACCGCCACTCCCAACGCGAAGATCGTCAGAAATAAAAGTTCAAGCATGTGGGGTTTGTAGCCGACCGACAACGACAAGTCAGGAGAAATAAGCGTCAGCGAGAATTTTTTATAAAAATAGAGAAGCAAAGCGATAATGACAAGTGAAATCGCGACCGCCATGAACATATCAAGTCCGCTTACGGTCGTGATGTCCCCGAAGAGGGTATCCAAAATTTCCTCTTCGGTTGAAAGCAATGCTCCAGCCGCCAAAGCCAATGTAAAAACTACTCCGACCAGCGTGTCTACTGGCAGTTTTGTTTTGTGCTCGACCATCCAGATGATCAGGGTGCCAAGCGCGAGAAACACGAAAGCTCCCAAAAAAGGGTCAAAATGAAAAATGAGCCCCAGCGCGATACCGGGAAGCGCCACATGCGAAAGAGCGTCGCCAACTAGCGCCATCCGGCGCAGAAGTGCGAAAGATCCTATCGTCCCGCCCGCGGCCGCTATCGCGCCGCCTGCGAGCAAGGCATATATAAAATTAGTTTGTTCCATGCTTTTCGTGAATATGGTAATAAAATTTCTTTTTCTCGCCGTACAATTTTTCCAACTCGAACGGTGTTAATACTTCCGCCGGAGGCCCGAAACAGATCTGATCTTTATTTAAACAAAGAACTTTGCCAGCATATTTGTAGACAACCGAGAGATCATGGGAAATGATGATAATAGCTAAACCACGCTCATCTTGAAGCTTACGCAAAAGTTCGTAAACAGTTTCCTGCCCTGCTATGTCTATACTCGCTGTAGGTTCGTCGAATAACAGAAGGTCAGGATGCCCGATAACGGACCACGCCACCATAATGCGCTGCAGCTCGCCGCTTGATAACTCGCCTATTTTTCTTTTTAGAAATTCTGTCGCCAAACCGACCATACTAAGAACGCTTTCCGGAGAATGATTCTTATCTGTGCCTTCGTGAGGCATCAATGTTAAAAATTCTCTCACGGTTATAGGCAAATCTCTTTCCAGATCCAATTTTTGCGGAACATATCCGATCCTGGCGCCTTCGGCCTTGATTATTTCTCCCCTGAATTTCTGCGCTCCTAAAATCGCGCGAAATAGCGTGGTCTTCCCAGCGCCATTCGGCCCGATTACAGCTAGATTCTCTCCTTTCTCCACGGAAAAAGAAATTCCTTCAAGAACAGGCTTCCGATCCCGCCAAACGGACAAATTTTTTACTTCCAAAATAGGCATTGATTTTTATTGACCTTGTATTGATTATACGCTAGATTTCATGAAGATAAAAGAATACTTTGAAAAGAAAAATCTTGCTAGCATTGAGCTATATTTTGTTGTGTATCGGCGTGCCTTTGCTTTTGTATTCGACATATCTCTTTTTCTACTCTCAAAATACCTTCACTCTCGAAAAGATAGCCACTCCGTCGCCCATCTTAACATCGTGGCAAAAAGATCTCATTTGCTCGCGCGAGAAACCCACTCCTCTCTTTCTAAATTTTTACGGCGACCTTAAAGAAATGAAGATAGTGATAATATTCGGCCGCGAAAAGGAAATAGCGAGGGTCGTGCTCTATCCAGCCATTAAAATGGATGGTAAAGAAAACAATATTTCCGGATACGCAACCACCAAAGAAGGCGGCCTCAAAAACATTTATGATCTGACTGAAGTAGAGGGCGCGGAGTATGCAAAAAATATGACACTTTCTCCTGATGAAGAAAAATTCCTAAGAGTTTGCTATGCCAGCGCCGAAACGCATAAATTCGAGATTTAACCCGACAATTGCCGGGTTTATTTTCTACTTCAGCATTTTTAGCATCTTCTCCACCGGCCAGGCGTTTATGATATCTTCGCGCCTCGCCCATCCCCTTCGGGCCTGTGCAATACCCATTTCCAGAAAGCTGAAGTGGGCTTTCGAGTGCGCGTCCGAATCAATGGACATTTTGACTCCTGATAAAACGCATTTTTTGATGTATTCGTCTTTGATATCCGAGCGATCTGGATACGCGTCTATTTCCAACACCGTGCCGGTGCGCTTTGCCGTTTTTATTATCTCATCGATATCCAATTCAATCGGAGCCCTTTTGTCTATTACGCGCCCGGTAAGATGAAAAATAATATCCACGTTCGGATTCTCCATTGCTCTTATCACTCTTTTCGTCTGCTCTTCGCGCGTCAAAGTAAAATGACTATGCACGGCAGCGCCAACCACGTCGAGTATTGCCAGTGTTTTGTCATCAATATCCAAAGAACCGTCTTTCATTATGTTTACCTCCGCCCCTTTTAGAATTTTGAATTTAGATTTTGGAATTTGTTTAGAATTTCGAATTTCGAATTTCGAATTTAGCTTGTCGATTTCCGCCATCTGCTTCATAAGTTTTTTCTCGTCAGACCCGCCAGTCATCGCGAGCGCTTTTGTGTGATCAGTTATTGCAATGTATTCCAAACCGTACTCAGCCGCGGCTTTGGCCATCGCCTCGATTGAATCTTCCCCATCCGTCCAATCGGTTTGTACTTGTAAATCGCCTTTTAGATCGCCGTAGCCGATAAGTTTCGGGAGATTGTTTTGTCTGGAAACTTCGATTTCTCCAGTATTTTCTCGCATCTCAGGCTCAATGTAGCGCAGATCTAGGGCTTCGTAGATGCTTTCTTCTGTTTCGCCGGCTATTTGGACTTCTTTAATTTTAAATTTTTGTTTATCGTTTTGATTTTTGGTTTTTGATTTTTGCATTTTGAATAATCCGTACTCATTTAATTTCCAGCCGCGTTTTATGGCAAGTTCACGCAACGCGATATTGTGGTCTTTTGAGCCCGTAAAATAATTTAGCGCGGCGCCATAGGACTCTTTTGGCACGACCCGCAGATCCGCGTCAAGGCCATTCTTCAGCTTCACCATTGTTTTTGTTTTTCCTTTTGAAAAAATGTGCTCAATAAAAGGCAGGGCTATGAATTTGTCCATTATCGCCTCGAACTTGGAAGTCGCTTTAGGAATAGCCAATATATCTATGTCGCCGATGGTTTCTTTTTTTCTCCTAGCGGAACCGGCGACAATTGCGGTTTCAACTTCAGGAAAAGACAGGATCATCTTTTCCATGTTTTTAATTTCCGGCAAGACATGACCCAATACCCTGCGCCCGCCTGATTTTTTGAAAAATTCGATGCCTTTCAATATTTTTTCTTCCGACTTTTCCCCGAAGTACGGGATCTTTCTGATTTTCCCGGCTTTCGCCGCTTTTTCGAGGTCCGCAACATTTCTTATCTTTAACTTCTCATACAAAGTTTTTATCATCTTTGGTCCGACGCCCTCAATCGAGGAGAGCGCGGAAATATCCACCGGGATCTTTTTTTTGAGCTTTGCGTATTCCGGGAAGCTTCTGCCTTTTAATATCGTCGCGATATGAAACGCTATCCCTTTCCCGACACCAGGGATTTGAAGCAATGCTTTTTCGCCGTCTTTTTTATACATCTCGGAAACATCCGTACTTAACGATTCAACGCCAAACGCGGCGCGCTCATAAGCCCGGGGCTTAAAAAGCACGCCGTCCATCTCATAGAGAATCGCCATCTCGCGCATTATTTTGGCTATTTCCCCGTTGGTCATTGAATATATTTTAACCCAAAAAAGCCAGCTTGACAATTAATATGAAAGGAGTATAATGGAAAAGTGCGCATAGGACAGCCATTCTAACGCGTAAGACGACAGGGATACACGACCCGTAAAAACCCGCGTACTCATAAGCGTCCTATGTGAGAGAGAATAAGCTTCAGATGAAGTTGTAGATTGTCCGCTCGGCGGACATTCCGGTGCGCCGGAAAGTTGCATGATGTTGAAAGAAGCCGAAAACCTCCCGCACACAAATATGGCAGCCTCCGGGATAATTACCGGAGGCGTCTTTTTTTCCACAGTCAGACGCCTATGCGGCTGATTTTTTTGTTAGAATAAACACGGGAGACCAATGCAAGGACAAATCGGGCTAGTGGCCGGCGCTAGGACCGGACGCAGTCCGGATTCAACACAAATGGCAGACGAAGCCCGTGAGCATGGGGGAATGCGCTTTAACTTTGTTATTGCGTTCTACCGCCGGTAAGCCATCGAGGCTTACTGCTAAGGTGAAAGCTGAGAGCTCTGCCAATTTGCGCAAGCGCTAGAGCGACCGGTCTCGGCCGTGTAGTGAAGCCCCCCTCCCACTCATTTATCGGTGTGCAAAAATGTGCATCGAGATATCCACATCCCCGACCTATGTCGGGGTTTCTTCTTATGTTATAATGACTTCAGGTAAATATTGGCCGCATATCCACGCAAGTCGTGGAACGACCTGGCTCAAGGAAACGTGTGCACCAAAGTGGTAAGTCCTTTTTAGGCAAAACCAATCAAGCTCTGTTCGAGCGTCGTGCACACATTTGCTCGTGCCATCATTTGTTCGTTGAACAACATATCTCATTTTTTAAAACCCTGGACATCGCGCCAGGGTTGTTCTTTTGGCCTCACCCCCAAACCATCTCCTTCGCAAGGAGAGGGAATTTTTATCCTTTCGGCGAAGGGCCTTTCGGTAATGTATAGATCGGCGGAAGTGATTCTTGCCTTGTTCCATTGATGAACGGATAAAGAAAAAATAGAGTAAATACCGCCATTAGATTTACAATTCCTGAAAGCAAAAATAATATTTTAAATCCATACACGTCTCCGAGTACACCACCAATAGCGCCGCCGATCGCCAAAGACAATGTCTGGGTACCTACACTAAAGAGGCTCCACTCGAAGCCCTCGGAACCTTTGTCGACATGCCTGGCAAAAAGAGAATAATACGCGGACATTAATGCCGCGTCCCCAAACCCGATCAGCGATTCGATCAAATAGAGATGCCAGATTTCTGAAACCGCCAACAAGCCGAAAGGATACAGCACAGCTATGGCGGCTCCGACAATAAGCGTATAAAAATCATCCCGCTCGCCCTTATGTGAATCAAGATATCTGGCAAGAGGTATCTGAACGCACGATTTCGCTATCGCATAAAGCGCCAGCGCGAATCCAACCGTGGACAAGGTCGCCCCGTAGACGAAATCGGTAATGAAAACGGCGAATATCGGCAAAAAGAAGCCTGTGGACATTACCACAAAAAAGAGATACCCAAGCAATATCTGCACCGCCCGATTTACCGTAAGATTTATTTTGATCTTCATAATATTATTTTAGCATTTATCTCCATTTTAATAACTTAGGCAATCTCTTGAAATCCGCTTCCAGCTCTTTTAAAACGGCTGTTGAGCGCAAAGCGGCCGCGGGGTGGTAAAGTGGGTAAATAATTTTTCCGCGCAATGTGTAGGCCTTGCCATGGTCAAGGGAAATTTTCGTGGTTGGCAGAAAATAATTCATGGCGAACCTTCCCAATAGAGCTATTATTTTGGGATTGATTATCCGGATTTGTTTTTTTAAATATGGCCCGTAAGCTTTTATTTCTTTAGGCAGAGGGTCGCGGTTTTCCGGCGGGCGCCGTTTTACAATATTTGTGATGTAAACCGACTCTCTCGGCCATTTTATTTCCGTCAAAAGCTTATCCAAAAGCTTCCCGGCCTGCCCGACAAACGGCCTCCCCAATTTATCTTCATGAAACCCGGGCGCCTCCCCGATAAACATTACCTCCGCCTCCGAATCGCCTTCCCCGAAAATCAGATTGACCTCTCCATAAAGCGGTAGACGTTTGTCGGTCTCTATTTCTTTTTTTAAATTTTCTAACAACTCACGCTTATCCATATTTGAAATATTAGCACAAAAAAATGGCGGTCCGACAAAGCCGGACCGCCATAAGGTTAAAAGAAAAAAGTTAAAAGATTAAGAAACTGTCTGGCGGGAACGCAAACTGCCGCTAGCGCCCGAGGGAAACGCCCTGCCCACGTGCATCCCGGAGTAGTCGCCGTACCAGCCGACGACCGGGACACCGCCATCGGAATAGCGTGAGCCGGAACAAAGAGTCCAATTAGAGATATCGAGATGCTTGCCGGTTTCTTTAAAGTATTTGGC